>Ga0155126_144_pt1 | contig 5061 bp, 4 predicted proteins | sample RifCSPhighO2_01_FD_106094 | JGI IMG/M metagenome (GOLD analysis project Ga0155126, IMG submission 106094) | Candidatus Taylorbacteria bacterium RIFCSPHIGHO2_01_FULL_45_63 | reverse complement strand
AAGTTCCGCGTTTTTGTGTTTCTGGTGGAGCGGGAGTGGCAGTGTATTACATTGGTCTTTACACGTTGACCGAGTTTGCTCACGTTTGGTACGTGCTCTCGGCAATTATAGCGTTTGTCCTAAATTTTCTGGTGAACTTTACACTCATGAAATTATGGACGTTCCGGGGCAAGGGATCCAAAGAAATCAAAAGACAGCTTGTGACATACTTCATTATGGCCATTGGGTTTTTGGTTGCAAATACAACCCTCCTCTACGTCTTGGTGGAGTACGCACACATCCAGTATCTCGTTGCGCAAGGTGTCCTCACTGTTTTCCTTAGCATCGCGAGTTTTTTCATCACGCGAAAGATTTTCACGAACTAAACTTGGTCTGTTTTCTCAAAACAACACACCAAGTTTTTTGTTTTTTTATTCCCAAGCTTTTTAGGGAAGTGGACAGGTGTCTGCCACTCTAATCGTACCGGTGGTTGAACCGCTCATTCCAGCGTATAATCCGCCCGGCGCGCCGACAAAGTCAATGCGGTAGGTAATGTCAAAGAAGCTGTCCACGTTCCAGTTTCCATCTGGAAGCTGTGTCAGCGTAGTGTGGCCGGGGCTTGGCAAACCGAAGCCAGTGCCGGCCGTAATGCGAAGCAAATCAAAGTCAGGGTCTCCCGGAGGAAGCTGTCCTTGTAACCTGACCATATCGGCGTCAAAGGACTGTACAGGATTGCCAGTCGTCCGCGGGCCTACATGGGTTTCAAAGTTAGTCGGCAGATTCAAGACGCGACCGCTACCTTGGAGCGTCATCGAGAGCATTTCGGTGTCAAAGGTGTAGGTTTCGCCCAATTCGGGAGTACCGGTTCGTTGTATAACCGTATCAGGGCCGCTTTGAAGCATAGCGTCTGCCGTTTGTCCTATCGTTCCCAATACTGGTTGCACAATCGTCAGTTGCCCGCCAGTATTTTGAAATTTTGTGTTTTCATCAAATACCACTGCCGTTCCGTTATCGTCAGGGCGTATACACGCGGTTTGAAGATGCGTCTTAACGGTTGGAACGCAGATTTCTTCCGTTCGAACCGCATTTTGCAATTTAACGCCGAACTGATCATGGGTAATAACTTTGCGATTGAGCGTGTTGTGCGGGATGACCTCGTAACACATCAAGTGATTGTCTCGGTCAACAATTTCACTCACCTTTCCGTTGTGCGTTTTTTCCGTTGGATTACAAAGATAGAGCCCCCGAATCACCTCAAACTGTCTGTCTTGGAACTGGTCTCGTACCAACACGCCTTCAGCAATGGTATAGGGTTCAACGTCGTAGCAAAGATAGTGGTTGGCGTTTTGCGGAATGGATGGCACGATTGAAGCAATGAGTTTGTTTGCGACGGCCGGCGGTACTGCGGACAATATCCCCTCAATAGGAATGCCGATTTTTTTCTTGCCGGTCGGGGTCAGTAAGTAACGGGGTTTGGTAACTTTGATAATATTTTTTTCAAACTGATTCTCGATTAAAACCGAGCGCGGTAAGAAAGCAGCTGGGCTTTGAAGTCGATAGGCCAGATAATGGAGGTCTGGTCTCTTGGGATTAAACGCGAGGCCCTCGTGAAGTTTTCTGACCGGATTCAAAAGACGTTCAATCAAAACGAGCGTGAAGTCTGTAGGGTTTATAAATTGGTCGCGGAGGACGATAGTAATTGGATTGATAGATTTATCAAGAAGGTAACTTAAATAATGGTCGCAGTTAATACCTTCATCCACGACCCCGTCGCCATTGTCATCCTTACCGTTACAGATTTCAGACGGCGGTGTGCCTTGCGCAAAAACGGTGCCAGCATAGATCGATAGGAGCAAAGAAAAAGCTAATAATAAAGATACCGAGACCACTTTAATTCCAAACATATCGTTTATTTTACGCATAGTGTTTTTCGTTATAAAATTAAAATTTCTAGAAACCAGCATTTTTATTATGAACTCGCTGGGCGATCAAAACTCGCTATGAGTTCATGCTTAAAGGTATAGTCTAGAAGCACATACGTGTCAAGGTTTTTACTATCTCGCAAAAAATAAACTCATGAGATTTGCCAAAAGATTTTTGACTACTATAGGAAAGAAAAATAGGCCAGATGGTGAAGATGGAACGGGCAGAGGAGTTGGCTCGGAAGGAGGTGGGGTAAAACTTCCGGTCGAATCGCCGGATTGCGTCGGATAGTACGTTCCCGGCATAGAAGCCCCTTCCGGCGGCTGATAGTTTGAATTAGCGTCGTATAGACCGTCTCCTGGCGGCGGATATGAATTGGTCCCGCCTTCTGTTGGTTGCGCGTAATAGTTACTTGAGGGCATCATGTTGGCGCCATCCGGTCGGAAATATTGAGGCGGAACTTGCGGAGTTTCTGACGAGGGTGGCCTTTGAGGATAGCCTGCGGGAGGCATTTCATTGTATCGTCGGCCGCCTCCTTCATAGCCAGCCTCTCTTCTTTGTCCTGCTCCCATCTGTTTTGTGATGCATGCCTGTATCATTTCCCGAAAATTTTGCGGGGGGTAAGCCTGCCGTTCGACAATTTTCAAAACAACGTCGGCGCCCAATTTTTCCTCAAGACAAGGTCTGATTTCCGAAGGGATAAGCGCGCCACTAGCCCCGCCATTACCTCGTGGGTTAGCGGGAATGCCCTGGAATTGGGTCTCGCTTCTCTCGCCGTCCTCTCGCCTAAAATCTCCTCGTTCGTTCCCCGCCGCTTGGAAAAAATTCTCAAAACAAAGGTGCATTTTTTCTCCGAGGTCGCGGGTTGGCGGCTGGCTGCCGGAAATAATTTTTTGTATAACTTCTTCACCAACCGTGCTTTTGAGACATGTGGAGACTTCGGGCGGCGCGTTGTCGAGCGCCTCCTTAAATTTACTCATACCCTCGCGCATTCGTTCTTTATCTTCCTCTCGGATTAAATTGTGCTCCTCGGCGAATTTGAAGCACTCATCCTGATGTTCTTCGCAGTACGTTTCGCATTGCTCCTTGCCGCGGCAGTTGCCCGGCCCTTTGCCGCCCGTTTTTCTGATCATCTCCGCTTCCTCGGGTGGGATTAAATCATTTTCCAATCCGAATTTTACGCACTTCTCGAGAATTTCGTCAGTTTGGGGATTTTCGCATTGCTCGAATTCGCGCGGCGATTTGAATGGCGCTCGCCCCTCTTCAATAGCTTTAAACATTTTCTCCGCCTTCTCGCGAGTGACGCCTGGCGGCAAAAGACCGGCCTTGTCGGCAAACTCAAAACATGACCGGGCGACTGTAACATCTTTCGGCTTCTCGCAAATGTGGCGGCATGATTCCTCGCTGGTGCAACCGGCAGGCAGCGGCACTCCCGCCTCAAGAGCCTTAAGCACTTTTTCTGCTTCCTCAAGCTCGCGGCCTTCCATTATATTGTGCGCTTTGGCGTAGCGGATACACTCCTTGATGTTTTCCTGTTTGCCGCAATACTGCCGACACGATCCGTTCGGATTTTCCGAGTCGCGGGCGCAATTGCCCGGGCCGCCGTCTGTTTCAATGGTTTTTAATTTAGCGTCAACCTCGTCCCTGCTTCCTCCCAAACCGTGTTTTGCGGCGAAAGCATGACAGGCTTCTTCGTTTTCCGGATTGTCGCAATATGCTTTACATTCATTTTTGTTGGCGCAGTTATTAAGCTCCGGTATCGGGAATTCAATGTCAAAAGGAGAATTGGCATGGACGATAATGACCGCCGATATCATAAAAGAACCGGCCAAAACCAAAGAACTGATTATATTTTTACTCAAAAGGATTTTTGTACTCATTTTTAAACGGATTAGTTTTCTCGAGGGGATTCACCGCTGGTGCCGCTTTGTCGATTGGATTAACTGACGGAGTGATCGATGGGGTTTCTACGGACGCGGTTTCGAGAGTATTTGATGTATCTTGAACCGCTTGGTTTGTTTTACCAGACCAAGAGATATACGCAAAAACACCGATAACCACCAGAGTGACAATAACAGCGATAGTTATGAGTATGGGAGCGTTTTTGTCATTTTGCATAAAAGTATGGAGGCCAGTCAATTACTTTTCCATGATACCACCATAACGCAAGGCGTTGCCACAGGGTTGTTCACAAGTTGTTTGCTAAAACCGCGCGGCTTTTAGTTTCGCGGAGCAATCCTTTCAAACCTTGAAGTTTCAATCTGGCGGTGAAATAGTAGCCTTTGCGCGAACCTTTTTCGAGGCAAACTGACCCGCCCCGCCGCCCGCCTCCGCTATCGCTCCGGCGGCAACCTCGCAGAAAAATATCCTCCTCTTTCTTGATTTTGCGCGCGACCGATTTTTTCTTCTAAAAAGGAAGAGGATATTTTTCTGCTCGGTTCCGCCCTCCAAGTATTCGGGCGGAGCGGCGGGACTTCTGCGCTCGGGCGCGGCGGAATTCCCCCCACACCCCCCTTCCGCCGCGCCCTCGCTCCCACGGCGAAAATTTTTTGCGGCTACCAAAAACCTAATCGTGGAATTTACTTATCTCAAATTCATTCCCAAACAAATCCTCAAAAACAACACTTCTTAAATTTGGATCGTCTAGTCCCTCTTTGATAACTTTTGCACCTAAATCTTTTGCTCGCTGAATGTAGGTTATCACATTGGTATCATCAAACTCAAATACTGGCACACAATTACTGCCAGAAAATTTATCGCCGTAATCGTTGAGCAAAAGTCCTAAACGGACATTGCCAATCATAAATTCATGCCATGTATCAAATGTTTTGTGCGGTTCAACTTTAAGTAAATCCCGCCAAAACGAAACTGCTTTTGGCATGTCCGACACTTTGAAATAAATGGTTCTTATTTTCATAATTATTGTGCGTTAGCACCTAAAATTTCCGTTCGTTCTGCGCCCTTCAAATCGCGAATTGCGTACAAGGTTATTGTAGCAGGCACGCTTCGCTTTCTCAATTTTTTGACATACCCAAAAACTTTTTTCTTATCGCCGCGCATAACATCTTTGAGACACCAACCAACACCTTTTTGCACCAAATCCTCTTTATCAAAAATCAAATTTTCGCAAAGTGCCAATGCCTCGTTAGTAAATTTTCC
>Ga0155126_151_pt1 | contig 6051 bp, 6 predicted proteins | sample RifCSPhighO2_01_FD_106094 | JGI IMG/M metagenome (GOLD analysis project Ga0155126, IMG submission 106094) | Candidatus Taylorbacteria bacterium RIFCSPHIGHO2_01_FULL_45_63 | reverse complement strand
CTTTCGAGGGCCCATGATTTCGATACAGCGCGACAGCCGGTTTTTAGAAAAGTCTAAACTGTCAAGAAAGTCGGCGCATAATTGGGGGTCAATGCGATGCATAAGCATGTATTGCCCGCCAACTTTTTCGGGGAAGAGGCATGTGTCTTTATCATTTACGTTGTCCGGCGTCGTCAGAGTCGGCTTTTCCCATGCGTTGAAATTGTGTTTCAGAAAATCTTTGACATATATGGATGTTAACGCAACGCGCGTTGGATGAACGCCATCGAAAGCTGTGTAGGTCATATAAAGTTTGTCGTCAAGTAACGTGATGCGCGGATCCTCACAACCTGAATTGCCATTGGGGGAGCCTTTTTTCATTTCAAAGTCTTCTCGCGGCGTATAGGCGGGAGTCTCAAACCTGTCGGTAATTTTTACGCCGTCTTTGCTCGCAGCATACCCTAACACCGAAGTGTTATCTTCTCCCATGGCGCGGTAAAGAATATGATTTTTTCCCCCAATGGCGATTGCCGCGGCGTTGAAAGTCGCCTTTTTTTCCCACGGATGTTTTGGGTTCGGGGAAATAATTGGGTTTTCTTTTGCCCGCACCGCGAGTTCAACGCGTCGCGTTTCAATCATGGCGGCCAAGAGGTCCGGAAGATTAAGAGAGAATTTGGCCGAAACCGTGTCGGCGGCGCCGTAGTAGATATCAAGCCGACCATTTTTATTGAGCAGTGCTCCTGATGGAAAGACAATGTTTGGCTCGGCGCCGTAGCGTTCATAAGTTTCTTCCGGAACGACGATTGGGCCTTTGGTTTTGCCTATAATCTCGCGGGGGTCTTCCGGATGCAAAAGGAGGGCTTCCACGCCGAACACTCGCTCGCCACCGCCAAAATAGTTTTGGATATAGGAGTAAAAAAGCAGCCAGCCGTCTTTGGTTTTAATCGGCACGGATCCAACCTCGACGTGGTCATGCTCAAAACGCAATGGATTTATGGCGTAATCTTCGATATGCGCGTGCCATTTTTCCCAAAAGGCGATATTCCACAGCTCTTCAATGCGATCGCATTCAACAATGGCGATTTTGGCGGGCGGCATGTCGGTGTGAGCGGTCAAAATGAGCACAATTTTTCCGTTGATGCGCTCGGGGAAAAGCGCGGCCGCTTTGGCGTTGAAGGGGGTTATGAGATGCCGTTCTTCAATTGTTTCCAAATCAGATGAAATCGCGCAGGCGACTTTGATGTTGCCCGGTCCAAACGGTATGCCACCTAAGGCTGTGTAAAAAATATAATATTTACCTTCAAAAAAAGTTACTCTCGGGTCTTCACAGCCGAATTTTTCCCAATCTGCTTTGGGGCTAATGAATTGCTGGCGGCTTTGGAAATGCTCCCCATCAAGCGAAAGGGTCTTGCCAATCGTTGAAATGCCGGATGAAGTTTGGAGCGCGTCTCCACGGCCAAGCGCTCGGTACAAGAGGTAAGTGATCTGACCTTTTTGAATGGGTGACGGATTGAATGTGCCCTGTGATTCCCATTGCCTATCGGTGACTGGAGTGAGTAGGGGGTTGTGGCCACTTCTCTTAATGACGTACATAAAGATGGTAATTATTATGGAGTGGCAACAAAATCAGAGCTTTACCGGTTCAAGTTTGAGCGCCGTGTGCCCGTGACTAATCAGTTTTTTCAGAAATTCGTTAAGGTTTGTTTTCGCCGCGGCGACATATTTATCGCCCCCGCCGTAATAGACAATTAAATTGTTGCCGAGAACGACTGTGCCGGAGGCATATACAATACCAGGTTTGCCATCATTCTCATACCATTCATCCGGTTCAAGAACCGGGGTGAGTGATCGATACAGTACCTTGGTTGGATTTTGAAGGTGAAGGAGAAGCGCGCCAAGTTTGTAGCGATGTTGTTCTTTGTCCATGGCGTGATAGAAGAGTAACCAACCATATTTTGTTTTTATGGGTGGCGGTCCAGCGCTCCGCATGCGTTCGTGCCAGGCAATTTTTTGCGTAGCCATGCGTTGCGGGTCGTGGCTCGCCATGTTTTTTATTGGGTCTGACATTTCGATCTCGTCTAATAATTTGATTTGTATATGCTCCGGGTCTTTAGCATAGAGACTGTGAATAAGCGCGTATTTGCCGGAAATCTTTTCTGGGAAAAGAACCCAATTTTTATGCCTAGTGTTTGGTTCTGAAAGATAAGAGAAACGACGCCAATTCCAGCGTTTGTGCGCGAGATTTTCAGCGTCAATTGAAGTTAGCGCCACTCGCATTGATTCCCAACCATTAAACATATTGAAAGTGAGAAAGATCCGACCATTCATTTTAACGGCGCGCGGGTCTTCGGCTCCGCCCCAGCCGCCTCCCGATGTGTATGTCTCTGTGTCATATGTAAGTCGGGCTGGGGAAGTGTAGGGGTAATGCTTGCGGGCTTCAGTTACGTTTTCGGCGACAAAAACAGGGTATGGCAAACGTTCGAAGTGAATGCCATCGTGGCTTTTGGCGTAGCCGATGCGCGAGATACCGTCTTTGCCAAGCGCTCGGTAGAAAAGATGAACTATTCCTTTGTCCACCACCGCCGCCGGGTTGAACACAGCCTCTGATTCCCACCAATGTTTCGATATTGGTTTCAAAACAGGATTTTTGTCAGAACGTTTAAGAGAAGGAGGCGTTCGCCGGCGTTTCCATGACGGCGCAAGCCAGAAAATGTAAATAATGTAACTAACAAGAATAGCAACAATAAAAAGGAGTGCGATTTTTACCACTATTGGCGCGATGTGTGCCGTTATTGTTGTTAAGTTAAAAGGCATACCATACATTTAAACCCAAACGTATCTTCGGGTTTATATTTGTTGAAATTAAACTCGGCCATAGCGATCCTCTAAGCGTTTTATATCACGCTCGTTAAACTCACCAGTAGAGATTTCAAGAAAAATAAGCCCATCCGCGCCAGCTTCTGCTCGGTGCGTGGTGTCGCGTTCGATCAAAAATTCATCGCCAATTTTCGCGGGCAATTCTTCATCACCAATTCGCACCCTTCCGCCGCCGCCCAAAATTTTCCAGCGTTCATCTCGCCCTACGTGGCTTTGCAGGCTAAAAGCTTCGTTCGGTTTGACCGTGACGATTTTTACAGTTGTTTGTTCGTTTAGAGTAAGACGTTCATACGAACCCCACGGACGTATGTCATGTTCGTATTTTTTGAAGATATGCATACATTTATTTTATCATAAAATCTGGTAGTTACTTTCAGTTTGTGCAAAAGAATCGCACAATTCTGTACGTTTCATACCAAGCAAAAAACCACCCCGGGCCGCGAGGCTCGGGGTGGTTTTTTGTGATTGGTATCAGATACCAATCAAGGCAATTACGCGCGTTTTACGTTGACCGCGTTTAGTCCCTTTGGAGACTCTTCGGTTTCAAAAGTCACAGCGTCGCCTTCGTGCAGTTCAGTGTACTGTACGCCGACGAGAGAGTTGCTGTGGAAGAACAAGTCCTTCGCTAAGCCCTCCGCTGCTATGAAACCAAAACCCTTTGGAGTGAGTCTTTTGATAGTTCCTGTCATCAAGTTGATGATTAGGTTAATAAATACAAAATAAGTATGATATTTATAGAAATCGACTCTTTTCGAACCATAACTCTTTGTGTTTCAAGGGTATCATATAAGTTATTTCCTGTCAACAGTACAAAACTCCTTATAAAATAAGGCTTTCTATTCTTCCGTATTGTTCTACATCTTAAAAAAAAATTGGTATCTGATACCAATTTTTGTAATTACCCTTTATTGAAAGTTTGTTGGGTAGGAGTATTATTGAGGTATATGAAAAACACAGCGATTTTAGGGCTAGCATTATTACTAACACTTCCCGTCGGTGCCGCTACTCCTTTTGACGGTAAAATTATTGCTCTTGATGCTGGACATGGAAATGGAGAAACTGGCGCGGTAGGGAGTTGTAATGGCACTTCAGTCGTAGAGGCAGATGTAAACATTGCGGTTCGTTCGGAATTGGAAAAGATTTTGACTGCGAACGGAGTCGCGTATCATGATGTGGCCCAACTTGATTCGCGGCAAGACAGAGTAGCGGACGCGGAAGCGGCTGGTTCTGACGTGCTTATTTCTATACACCACAACGGTTCGACAAACATATCAGCGGATTACACGCAAAGTTTTGTGACTCAAAGGAATGACAAAATCTTTGCGAGCTATATTCATCCTGCGATTGTGGATGCTCTCGGGCTCCCAGATAAAGGGATTAAAAATGACGGGTATGGCATGACGGTATACGGCTCTCTTCCAGGTGTTTTGACAGAATCATACTTTGTTACCGACACAGACGGAGCGTGCGATTTCATTGATTACCAGAATGGCGCCACCAATACTCGGGTGCAAAAAGAAGCACAGGCGATGTATGACGGATTGGCGGCGTACTTCTCGGCAAATACTGGAGGTGGAGGCAGGGGCAGAGACAAATAATATTTATTAGTTTTAATTAAAAGACATGAGGACAAGAAATATTTTTACGCTGGCGGCTCTTACGGCTCTACTCGCAGCTTCATTTGCTTCTCTTGCGCTAGCGCAGAGCGATAAAGGCAAGGAAATAAGTGAGCAACACAAAAGTAGTGTAGCCAATGTAGTAAAAGATCTTACTGATTTGGCGGGGAAGAACACGAACATTGGTGAGGATGTGCGTGCCGTTGCAAAGGAGCAGGCAACCTCGAGCGAGCGTGCTGCTAAAGCCATGCAAGCCGTTGAGACGCGAGGCGGATTCAAAACATTTCTCATTGGTACTGATTACAAAAACATCGGCGCGCTCCGAAGTGAAATTGTTACCACGGAAAACAGTATTGATCGTCTGGCCAAAGCAAGAGATCGCGCGACTGACCCGGCGGTCAAAGCAGACTTGGACGTGCAAATCAAAGCTCTCAAGGAAACAAACACTAAGGCGCTCGATTTCGTTAAGACAAATGAAAGCAAATTCAGTTTGTTTGGTTGGTTCATGAGACTGTTTCAATAAACTTGTATTACACTTTGGTCTCTATAAAAATTCTTGAGTGTTCGCGCCGCGAAGCTAAAAAATCTCTGACTGTCTTGTCGGAGATTTTTTAGCGAAGTTGTGGAGATGGGCGGAATCGAGTCACGATAATTTTTCTTCTGAAAAATTTCGCGACCCCGTCTCGCGCCAGCCGCGCTCCGACCGTTCGATTCCTATCTCTGCCAAAATTAAAACCACCCGAAGCGGATGGCTTTAATTTTGTCAGTGGAGATGCGCGGAATCGAACCGCGGTGCAAATGAATGAAACCATGTGGTCTACAAGGTGTAGTTTGCTTTAGTGTTTAACCCATCTCGACTTAAAAGCGAACCAAATATCGAGCGGGCGATTTCCTAAGTTCTTAGCGCGAGTCGGAACGGAAACGCGCCGGAGTCTGATTGTATTATGCCCCGACGAAGTTATCAGACGTTACCTCGTGGAACATCGCTTAGGCCGAAGCGTAAGCGAAGACCGGGAACCCTGCCATGTATGGCGAAAGGATTCCTTTGGCCTTTGCAACTGTATTTTTTGCAGTTACGATTTGAAACAGTTTTAAGAGTTATTTCAGCTCTACCTTGCACAAATGGAGACACGTCTTTTGTCTAGGCCGATCATCCCCCCAGCATCATTTTTTGATTCAAGGATTCCAAGGTTCAACCTTGGATCGGAAGAAAGGTTGAACCTTTCTGAATTAAAAAATGATGCTGGGCGAACGACCCGTTTATTTATTTTTCAACGTTCTTCTTATCTCTCTGTCCGTCTCGCGTTTTTTGATGGACTCTCTTTTGTCGAATTTTTTCTTGCCGCGGACTACTGCGATTGCCACTTTGATTTTTCGGCCTTTATTATATATCGAAAGAGGTACTATTGTCAATCCTTTGGTTTTTTCTTCACCGCCGAGGCGAGAGAGCTCTTTTTGGGTGAGAAGGAGCCGACGATTTCGCATTGGCGAGTAGTCTTTGGGCGTGTTGTTTGGTTGGTATGGGGCTATAGTCGCGCCGACAAGGAAAGCTTCACCGCCTCGAACTAGTACGTGTGCG
>Ga0155126_126_pt1 | contig 14533 bp, 14 predicted proteins | sample RifCSPhighO2_01_FD_106094 | JGI IMG/M metagenome (GOLD analysis project Ga0155126, IMG submission 106094) | Candidatus Taylorbacteria bacterium RIFCSPHIGHO2_01_FULL_45_63 | reverse complement strand
AATCAAGAAAAGAGCTTTTTCGCGGAGCAAAATTCACAAGAAGTGATACGATATGAATACTGATTTCGGTAACACTTAATTATTGTCTAACAAGCCTTAATTGAATCTTGAAACACCTCAAAAACTTTGAAAAAATTGACGTAAGCGGAATTTTATATAGACTGAAGAGGGAATCAACCATGGTAAAAATCCAGACAAATAAGGTTACTCTGCACAAAAAGAGAAAATATGAAAAAAGCTAGAAAACGCCAATTGCGACCACTGGTACTGTCGAAAGCTGAAATCCAAAAATTAACGGGCGAGGCTGTGGCATTTACCAAAGAACGACTTCGTCGCTCCAGAATATTAGGCCGAGGATCTTCCTAATAATCTGAAACTGGCAAGCGTCGTTACCTTCAACCCCACAAAAAACCGCTTGGTTCGCCTAGCGGTTTTTTCTTTTTCCATCTCTTACGATATATCGTAAGAGATGGAAAGTTTATAGATAAAAGACGTGGCAGTCAGATCGCTAAGTTTCTAAATCATGACTCTTGAATCTTGAACCCTGCATCCACTTTTAGATTCCACTCCGCAGTAACAGCGTCTTTATCGTCTGGAGCGCGATTTTTAAATCCAAAAAGACAGAGCGGTTTTATGGCGGTCGGGTCGCCAAGCACCAAAATTTTAAATTTTCAACAAATCTCAAAAACGGAAATGTTTCGCTCCTACAATGGTTATAGATTATGGCTGCTGTAGCTGCTGCAGAAAAAAGAAAGGCCACTACACTATGATAAACTTTGCCACAGATACTCAACGCGGAGAATTGAGGATTAGATGCCCATCGGTTGAAGTGTATCCTGGACACAAGGAGGAAAAGGATGCACTAGCACTCATCGAGTACTGCGTCGAAGAAGGAAGGCTGGACACTTTAGCCTCAACGATTCGTGAAAAATATCCGAAAGTATTCGAAACTCACGAAAAAATGATTTCTGCGCTCCTCTCTGTGCTGAAGTCTCGGTTAAACTTACGTGTACGGTCGAAAACTCATGACCATGGTTTCCGCGGCTATGATTGCAACTTAGTCCTTTCTCTGTAAACAAACTTCAACCCCACAAAAAACCGCATGGTTCGCCCAGCGGTTTTTTCTTTTTTGTCCGCGTTCGTTCTGCGTAGATCCGCGTCTTAAATACCACTCCGAAGTAACAGCGTCTTTATCGTCTGGAGCGCGATTTTTAAATCCAAGAAGACCGAGCGGTTTTTTATGTAATACAAGTCGTAGGAAAGTTTGTTTTTTGTTTTGGCGACATCAGTGCCATGATGCGGGTGTTCACCATAAATCTGCGCCCAGCCGGACAGCCCCGGTTTGATCAAGTGACGAATACCGTAGTACGGAACTTGTTTTTCGTATAGAGAAACCGGCTCCGGAAATTCCGGCCGCGGACCGATAAGGGAAATGTCGCCGAAAAGCACGTTCCATAACTGCGGCAGTTCATCAATGCGGGATTGACGGAGAAAACTTCCGACTCGCGTTGTTTGATTTACAACCCCCTCTTGCCATCGCCCGCCATCGTTGGCAATCTGCATCGTCCTAAATTTATACAATTTTATGAGTTTGTTATTCCTACCAACTCGCTCTTGAATGCTAAAGACCTTTCCTCCATCATCAAGTTTGATAGCAACGTACACAAATGGGTAGACAATGAGCGACACTACTCCGAGCAGAAACGAAATCGAAATATCCATAACACGTTTCAGAAAATCATACGCAGATTTTGGAGCCAGCGAAATATTTTCCAGAAACCAGCTGTAACCGACAAGCGAAAGCGGAATCCGGTCAAAAATGTCCTCGTATATTTTATGCATTTCAATGAAACGGATGCTCGAAAAGATAAGGGTATAGAGGTGGGGCAAGAGTGGCAGAACTTTTTCATTTCGAAGATCGATAGCAATGATAGAAATATCTTTGCTGTAAATTCGATTCGTCACTTCTTCCTTAAGATCAACTTGGCTTATGTGGTTTAAATCAATTGATGAAACAAATTTCAAATCGTAACGAGAATTATTATTTACCTCATCAAGAAGTTCTTGCATTTCATTACCGCTACCGATAAGTGCCGCCTTTTGTTTTTTACGCGTACCGACAAAAGCGTAACCATACATACGCCAGAGCGTAATAAGCACAAAAGAAATGAGGAGGTAGATAAAAAGATTTCGCTTCGGCGCGATGCCCGTCCACGGCGCTAAATAGAAAAAAGACACTGCGAGTGCGCTCCCCACGAGTTCGGCTTTTAATATCGTCTTTGGAAGATGATTTTGCAGAAGAAGTGTGTGCTTCTCGTAGAGGCCAGCAATGAAAAAAACTGCGATAAAAAGAAGGGTCAAGAAAAAGAAAGGTACCCAGTGTAAAGAAAATAGGTCTAATGAGGGCAGTGCGCCATAGCGGACAACAAGTGTAATCCACAAAGACAACATGAAAAAAAGCATGTCTCCGACAAGCAGAATCAGCCGTTCTTTTCTATTCAAAAAATGCATAGAATAGCTTTATACTACACTAAAAAGACCTTATTTCAACTCGCCTCTCTGACCCATATCCTTTCTCACAGAGTATGGTATCGTTACTTGTAACAACTGGCCAAAAAGGAATGTTTCCTTAAGAATCTACGCAATAATGCTGAAAAAAACAAAAATCTTGTACGTCGTCACCAAAAGCAACTGGGGCGGAGCACAGCGGTATGTCTTTGATCTGGCCACTTCCCTGCCAAAAGACGAGTTTGACGTGGCGGTTGCACTTGGCGGAACGGGAGAAAAAAATGCCCCAACCGGCACGCTCGACAGTCGCCTGAAAGAAAAAAATATCCGCACCATTTTTGTGCGTTCGTTTATGCGCGATATTTCTGTATTCAAAGAATTCGCGGCACTCTCTGAATTAATTACGCTTTTTCGCAAAGAGAAGCCGGATATCGTGCATTTGAATAGTTCAAAAGCTGGCGGCATCGGCGCACTCGCCGCTCGCATCGCGCGAGTGCCTAAAATTATTTTTACAATTCACGGACTTCCCTATGATGAAAAAAGGGGTCTGCTGTGGCGCAAAGCGGCATTTGCAGGCACCTGGATCACTTGTATATTGTGTCATGCGGTTATTACCATCACAAAAGATAATCACGCTCGTGTGCGTGGAAGCTATCTTATTTATAACGGCATAGCTCCACTAACACTCGGTTCGGGAGAAAAAATCCGAAACGCTTTTCCAAACGGCGTTGCTATCACAGGCACAATAGGTGAACTTAATAAAAACAAAAATCAACAAGCTCTTATCGAACAAGCAAAAAATAATCCTAACATGTATGTGGCAATCGTTGGCGAGGGAGAGAAACGCGGGGCATTAGAAGCAAAAATCAAAAAATATAATCTGGGTGATCGCGTCAAACTCTTCGGCTTTATACCCGCGAGCGAAGTGCTTCGCGGATTCGATGTGTTTGCCCTGCCATCTAAGAAAGAGGGTCTGCCCTACGTTCTGCTTGAAGCAAAAATGGCAGGACTACCTATCGTGGCGAATCGCGTAGGCGGTGTCGGTGAAATAGAAGATAAAGATTTGAAAGAATTTTCTTTAGATAAAATGATTCGAGAAACTATTTCTCTCTACCAAAGTAAAAATATGACTTAAAAGAAAACCGCGCCGCTTAAGTGACACGGTTTAGTTCGGGAAAATTCAAATCCAAATCCTCCATAATTTTTACCCCAAACTTTTTGATGATAAGCTGAGTCCTGGGAGAACCGTAATCGAGAATTTTAACCCCACTATTTAAGCAAAAGTTGCGGGTTTCGGAAAAATGATGACTATCACTCATAGCCCCTCTATCGGTAGCGTTATGGATACAACGCCAAAACTTTACATAATCACACTGAATCAATTCCCCCCGTTTCTGAAAGTTGATGAGACCAAGCAAAGAAAAGAATGTCGGCTGAAGAAATTGATGTTTTGTGTTTTTATAAAAGCGGTATTCTCGCCAGTTATCAAGTATACCCTTATACAAGCACCAGCCAATACCCCACCACACTTCTTCATCCCAAGTTTCTTTGTTGTGTAGCCTCTTTCTCTCTGTGAATATGGTTTTAACACCAACTCGTAACCTCACAATCGGAACCTTCACGACTAGATTGGGAAACAAACTGGAAATTAAAATAATTCGGCTTGTCCCTTTTCGTATTTCAATTTTCCTAAGATTTGACACAACCATCTCTCCTCCTTCCTACTTTCTGAGCTAAAATCTACTACTTCACTTCCTGAATGTCAAACTGCTTAGCCATGAAACCTTGTTGCAAAATTTCGGGGCTTCTTTATTCCTAATTCATAATTCTTAATTTGTAATTCCTAATTTTCACTCCACCCCCACAAACTCGTTTCGGATGGCATCTTTGTGAAAAGTTTTTCGATATTTTCGCATACCCATAAGAATGCCGAGCGCGCTCCATTCGGCAAGGAGATGCGATCCACCGTAACTCATGAAAGGCACAGTCGTACCTGTAACCGGCAAAAGACCGATATTCATGCCGATGTGGATGAGAAAGTGACTCATAAAAAAACAAGCCACACCAACTCCAAAGAGAATCTCGAAATTTGTTGAACCGTGAAGCGCGTTATCGAGAATTCGCCAAAAAACTACGCCATATAAAGCAAAAAGTAAGAGCACACCGACAAACCCCCACTCTTCGGCAAAAGCGGCAAATATAAAATCGGTTTCATATTCCGGTAAGAATTTAAGCCGCGATTGCGTGCCATAACCCACTCCCTTACCAAAAAACTGTCCCGAACCGACCGCGATCGTTGATTGATACGCGTTATAACCAGTCCCTTGAATATCCGCGAGCGGGTGGATGAAATTCAAAATACGCTGTTTCTGATAATCTTTAAAAACAAAAGACCACAGAAAGAGCGAGGAAAAAAGTATGACGCACAAAACCCCGAGGAGGTGTTTCTTAGAAATACCGGAGACAAGCACCATGCCAAACCAGATAGAAATGAGAATTATTGCTGAACCAAAATCCGGCTGGAGTAAAACCAAAAAAGCCAAAATGCCGGTGTAGAGAGCGGAAATGAAAATATGCCGAAAGTGAGCAATTTCAATGTGCCGCCTAGAAAAATATTTTGACAAAAGTAAGATGAGCACTAATTTCGCGCCATCAACAGGTTGAAAAGAAAACTGGCCAAAATCAAACCGGCTCTGCGCGCCCTTAACAACCGCACCGGCAATGAAAAGAAGTCCGAGAATAAGACAAGTGAAGATAAAAAGTGACGTAATAACTTTTGTCCTTCGAAAAAATCTGAAATCGACAAAACTCAAAACAAAAAAAACTACGAGCGAGATACAGAACCAGAGAAACTGTTTTTCAAACAATTGACTGTCGCCCCGGAACGAATTCATCGTCGCCAATCCGGCAAACACAATCGGCACAACCGCGACAAAAAGAATCCAATCGATGCCAGATCGGAGTTCGAAAAAAAGAGCGCTTACTATTTCGAAAAGACGTGGAAAAAACTTTGTACTCATTAAAGGAATTTAGCCGAAAAGAGTCTAGAACCCATCTTAAAATAAATGGCTAAAACAAACAACAGAATTTCGAGGCAAAAACAGAGGACGAGGAAGAAGACGTACTACCCGTCTGAGCGACTGACGAAACTCTGTTTTTGACCGATATTCTGTTGTTTGATAGCCAAATGATTTTCTCATGTTTTTATTGATTTATTTTGAGATGGGTTCTAGAAGTGAATTCCGGGGTAGAGTTTTGGGATAATATCAATTCGAGCCACTGGACTCTCGAAAGCCTCCCGCCACGTGAACGCAAGATCTCCGAGAGATTCTCGTCCGAGTGTGTCGAGCACTGTCTTTGAAGCCGCGAGAGCGTTACCATCAAAACCAAACAAAATCGCAACCACCTCGACATTCGAAAGAGAGACCCGAGAGGTGTTTTCTAGGGTTACAAAAAGTCGTGGGGTCTTGCTTTCAATATCAAGTCTTTGACTCTTTACTTTAATAAGTGGTTCCTCCTTACCTTTATAGCTTTTCCACTTCAAAGCTTCGGTTATGTTAAACGTCACGCGAATCGGCACCCTTTCCCCTGTCATAATGCCCGTCTCGAAAATCGGGGTTACTTTTTTGGGCGGGAAAAAAGTACTGCCCTTCCTCTCGGCAATCATGACATTTTTTTCGTCATACAATCGAAAAACATAAGAAAGGTTTTCTGATCCAGAATACAGATTTGGATTCTCGACGTACGCCACAACATTGTATATTCCCAATCCGACGCGAAAGAAACGTTGCCAAAGTGAGAGGGGTGGTAGCGTATCAGTCTGACACAAGAGCGGACATTTGCCACCGCAATCAATCCCCGCTTCCCCGCCGTTCTTTATACCGTCAAAACAGGTTGGTTTGTGATAAAAAATAAAAAAAAGAGGAACGGCAACAAGAATAATGACGCAAGCCAAAAATCCACCGAGATATGTTAATTTTCTTTTTGTCGCCCATGATGCCATACAGAGTATAAGTATAAAGCCCCGACGTTTTTGCCGCAAGAAGTCGAGGTCCCGACCCATTTTCTTCTTGGCCCGAAACGTACCGTTTCGGTACGGGCAGGCTTCTCTGCCCGCCCGTCTAAATTTTGAACTTGAACACAAAGTCCCTGGCACTTACCTACTCTTCCACCACGAAGGTGGTACCATCGGCGCTAAGAGGCTTAACTTCTCTGTTCGGAATGGGAAGAGGTGTTGCCCTCTCGCCAAAGCACCAGAGACTTTATGTTCAAAATTTTTGGCGGGTGAAGAATGGGAAGAGATGTTTCCCTACCGTCAAACCACCAGATCACAAAGTTCAATTTGAGTGTATTGAAGACTAGATACTGGGCTCCAACAAAAAAATGTTGGAGTTGTAACCAGAGGCAAGGACTCGAACCTGCAACTAACCGATTAATTATCGGTTGCTTTACCGTTGAGCTACTCTGGTACCAAAAAGTCTAGAAAAAAGAGCTGTGCCGAGGGGTTGGGTAACCAAACCAAACCACCCCCCGGCACTCTGGATTGGGAAGTCACGATACTCACCAATACCCAGAATCTAATTTTCAATAAATTTTTTATGACAAGTAAAAGTACAAGAAACAAACACGTGATTTTCAAATTTCCTAATAGGAACATCGACAATTAGTACTCCTCGGCTAAAGAGATTACTCTCTGTACACCTAGAGCCTATCAACGTAGTAGTCTACTACGAGTCTATAACGATTCCTTATCTTGGGGACGGCTTCTCTCTTAGATGCTTTCAGAGATTATCCGTTCCGGACTTAGCTACTCTGCGATGCCCTTGGCAGGACAGCAGACACACCAGTGGTCCGTTCAACTCGGTCCTCTCGTCACCTTGCTTCGCAAACGCGGAACTACGCCGACTTGACGCAGACCTACGCGGAAACAATTTTCCTCTATCGCTAAAGGTGTAGACTATATCTTCATCCTTCTCTTACGATATATCGTAAGAGAGTGGGACGTTGGCGTATTATGAAAGTGTGATCTTAATGTCTCGCACTAAAGCATCTCTCATCTCGTCCTTTCGGACTCAGTCGTTACGGGGTTAATTGCCCATCAGAATGGGCACGCTGACTTACGCAGAACGAACGCTGACCTCGCAGAAAAGAATTTCTTCTTTCCGCGTTGGTCTGCGTAAAATCCGCGACTGTCCGCGTGTCGGTGGCTTTGCACCGACAACAACTTCCCACGGTATTAACTTCAACACATTTGTCGAACGCTGTGGACCGCACAGCCTTTCGAGCATTAAAGCCTCCACCGTTATTAGCCACATTGTCACCCGCGATTACTCGCGGGAGTAGCAAAATTTTACTAGAATTAACTCCCCTCAAGAATCAACGCCTGCAGTAGATAGGAGACCAACCTGTCTCGCGCATGATACCACTTATTACTAAGTGCATTGGACTATATCTTAATCCTAAAATTTAGGATTGTTGACGTGTAGTCTCTACAATTTCCACGAACCTTGTTAGAAAGGGGGAACTTGCGTTCCCTTGTAACCAAAAAGAACTCAAGCATTGGCGACTCGTTTACGAGCAGCCATGTAACCCAGCAAAACATCAACCCACGTTGAATCGAAAACGATACCCGTGGTTGGTTTTTTGGATTTACGAAACTTTTTCTGTTTTTTTGTTTTCATTTTTAATCCCTTCTAACAAGATTCGTGAAATATCTCGGTATTGTCCCTTCCGCGTTTTTCTGCGTTTGTTCCGCGTCTTTAGGATTCCACCGATATAAGTCAACTTGTTCCAGCGTCACTTTTTGGTTACAAGGTTCGACCTTGGATCAGGAGAAAGGTCGAACCTTAACTCCCAACCAAAAAGTGACGCTGGACCGCCGCGATATGATTATTCCTATTCCCAACTTTTCGGTTGGGATTCTCGATTCGCTTTAGGCGAATCGGAACTAATTATTTTTTTATAAACGAAAACTCGATACTATTCATTGTCTGGATTCAGACTGTACTCCGACCGATATTGATAAAATAAATCTTATCTGTCGTAGTACGGTCTGAACCCAGCTCACGTAACATTTTAATTGGCGAACAGCCAAACCCTTGGAAGCTCTTATTTGTTATCTCGCGTTACCGCGAGGATCAGACTATTCCATCACCGTTTCGTTCCTTGTCGCCAAAGAAGAATTAGGTGCAAGCCGTGTGATACTCCGCCGAAGCGGACATATCTCATGCTATACCAAAATTATAGCAATCAGTCGTTAGAGGAGACATGTGTTTTGATCATTGTCACAAAGTTTTTACGCCGATTTTTGGATCTAACGTTAAACCGAGACAATGTATCCGCAAGATAAGCATTTTTTAGAAGATCTTGTTTTGTTATGATTGCTCTTTTTAAAATTTTAAGCGCAATCGTAATTTGATTTTTTTTCAGTCTACTATAAGGCTGAATGTACTCGAGAATATATTTCGCATGATTTTTATCTCTAATAATCCAATCATGCGTTGTGTACTCTGTGCCAGCCCTATTCGAGCTTACACAGCCCACCTTTAACTCTCGAGCAAGATCTTTTAGTACCCGATTTTCTTTCTGAGTGATTTTTATTTCAACCCGTACTCGAAAACCGAATTTTTTCTCGCTGTGACGCTCAATTGTTGCCATTATGCAACCATCGCCGTCAACGAAACCCGCGAGATATGCTCGCTTTGCTTCAACACATATCTTTCCTACGGCGCTAGCCTTCATGTGTGTAATTATACTACACCTGGGACCTGCGAGAAACTTCGTAGGTCACATGAATAAGCCTCCACCGTATTGAGCTTGTTTAACCCGCCTGCCAAAGCTATTGATTTCAAAATGAAATAATTTTGTCTTAGGCAAACGAGTCCCTTACACCGCGTATTACAAAAATATGGCAATAGCGGGCAGGTTACTCCGACGTTTCCGTCGGAGAGAGAAGGTATGTTTTCTCCACCTCCAGGATATGTTGAGCCGACATCGTATACTTCTCCATTATTACTAATGGTATGGACTATATCTTCTTCCTTCCCGCCTAAGGCGGATGAGGAGTTGGCGTGTTAGCCCAGAAATGTATTCTGGACTCCGACCAAAATGGTCAAGTCTCTACAGGGTTTATCCTGCACTGAAAGAAGGCGCGAATCTGAACTAACAAATTCGCTTGGTAGACATGCCTGGAGTTGCACCAGAACCACTGCCAAGGTGGCTGTACTTCTCAAAGAGCTCTTTGTCTACCTTCTTTCAGTGCAAGAAAAACTTCCCACGGTATTGCCCGCACGTACTTTACTAGTACGGGTTCCACCGTTATAAGCCAATATTTTAATTCTGACACAAAGGGTTCAACTCCTATGTTTGTGCCAAAAGTGCTAATGCGATTTCTCGCATGGCGCCCCGAATTGAGGTGCCGAACTCCGCCGTCGATATGGACTCTTAGGCGGAACTAGCCTGTTATCCCTAGAGTAGCTTTTATCCGATAATCTCCGGCCGCCTCTAACACGGACCGTCGGTTCACTATGCCCCGCTTTCGCGTCTGTTTGGCACGTACGCCTCACAGTTAAGCTCTCTTATGCCATTGCACTATCGGCACGGTTTCCATTCGCGCCTAGAGAACCTTAATGGACTCCTCCGTTACTCTTTAGGCAAGTCTGTTGCAACTTGGAGGCCTCGCCTCCAAGTGGACAAGTCATTTCTGCTTGTCTCTTCACGTCGCCGTGAAGATCGGACTATATCATCATCCATTTTCATGGACGGTTAACGTTTAGTCTCTGAGGAAGATCTTTCTCTTTTTGATTCATTGAGAATTTGTTCCATTGTACTATCTAAATCACTCTTGAACTGTAATAATTTTTGATCAACTTCCTTCATCTGATGTCTATCCATATGCTTATCTGATTTACCTATACTCACTTCATCTTTTAGAAGTAATAGATAGTTTTCTAGAACACCTATGTGTTCTAACATTTTTGATTTTATAGTTTCAAGATCTTCCTGCTGGTTGTCTGCACCATGAACTTTTTCACTTGGATTTGGCATAATAATTAGGTTAATTTATAACAAAAACTATTATATCAAAACCAAGTAGTTCTGGCTACACCAGATTTTCCAGCATATAGTTAACTTTTCGATCGCGATTACTCGCGAAAGTCCCCCTATAATTTATTTGTTTTGAAGTGGATAAAACTTCCGGAGGCGCCATAGTTTGGAGACACAAACAATTCGGACTTCCGCGTGTTCCGCGTTCGTTCCGCATAGTTCTGCGTCCCCAAGGATAGCGCCCCACTAAAACTACCCGCCAGATAGTGTCCCCCGTCGTTTTTGCCGTCGGGGTTAGAAAATATATTTCGAAAGAACGGTGTTTCATCGTCGACTCCATCTATCCCGAAAGATAAACTTCAAAGTCTACCGTCTACGCTACGCAGACAAAACATAGTTTCACTATCAAGTTGTAGTAAAGCTTCTAGGGTCTTTTCGTCTAACTGCAGGTAACCGGCATCTTCACCGGTATTGTATTTTCACCGAGCTGTTCTCCGAGACAGTTGCCCAGTCGTTACACTATTCGTGCGCGTCGGAACTTACCCGACAAGGAATTTCGCTCTTCTATTCCCCGAAGAAGGACCATATCTTATTCCACGCAAATGGAATCACGGCGTATGGCCTCTCATATGAGCCGTGTTACTTGATCATCCACGCCTTACGGCATGGAGAGGTAGCTTTTTTATTAGTGTATTGATTTAACGTTTATCATAAACTCCGAACGTAACAGTCCTAATCATCCGCAACACTTTAAAATAAAATGTTGCGAACCTTAGGACCGTTATAGTTACGGCCGACATTCACCAGGGCTTACAACAATCACCATGAGCATCACTTTAATTTCAACAAGGTTCGATCTTTTTTAAGATCCAAGGTCGAACCTTAAATTCTTGAAATCAAAGTGATGCTCACAACATCGTTGTTTGACCTTCTGGCATTGGTCAAGTGTCACCCCCTATACATCCTCTTACGAGTTCGCAGGGAGCTGTGTTTTTGATAAACAGTCGCCAGGCATACTTTAGCTGCGGCCCCACCGCATCGCGCGAAACGCGATGACGAAAATCCCAATAACCAAGAAACAAACACCAAACAAATCTCAAATTCCAAACTTCAAACTCCGAACTCGAAATGCCGAGTTTGGTGATTGAAGTTTTGGTCATTGGGTATTATTTGGTTATTGTATCTTGGAATTTGGTCATTTCCGCATCACATTCCCTGTGATGCGGTTGGGCAGGCCTTATACCGAAGGTACGGCCACTTTTTTGCCGAGTTCCTTGGAGAACCTTCACTCGTTCACCTTGCTCTACTCGAGCTGACCACCTGTGTCGGTGTGCGGTACGGTTTTTGTAAAATTATGCTTAGAGAATTTTCTTGGAAGCCCGCTTTACGAAATTTCCTTCGACGAATCTCCGAATTTTCGCTTCGCTTGGAATCGCAATTAAATGCAGGACCCCGGATTTACCTAGGATCCGTCCTCACGCTACAAACGCAAATCCAATAATGCGCTTCGTATACTAGACTCCGTCCTCCCATCGCATTTTACAAAAGTCACGGAATATTAACCGTGTGTCCATCGCCTACGGTTTTCACCATCGGCTTAGGCCCGACTAACCCCTCTCTGACAATCATTGAGAGGGAAACCTTGGTCTTTCGGTGTTCCAGTTTCTCACTGGAATTGTGGTTACTTGTGCCAACATTCTTACTTCCAAACGCTCCAGAGTGGGTCACCCCTTCTCCTTCACAGCAGATTGGAATACTCTCCTACCGCTTGAAAACTTCATTGAGGAGGTGACAATCACGTGGGTTTCGATCCCACTTCTCCCCACTTACATGAGACGCATTTCCATTATGCTATTAGATTGTCACCAAAAATAATTAAAGAACAAATCCTCAATGAAGTTTTCAAGCCCTCAGTTTCGGTACTATGCTTAGCCCCGATTATCTTCGGCGCAGAATTTCTTAATAAGTGAGCTGTTACGCTATCTTTAAAGGATGGCTGCTTCTAAGCCTACCTCCTCATTGTCTTCGAAACTCCACCACCTTGTGATGCACTTAGCATAGATTTAGGGACCTTAACTGGAGATCAAGGGCTGTTTCCCTTTTGACGAGTGGAGCTTAGCCCCCACCGTCTAACTGCCGCGCTATTCACCCGCCCAACTTTATCACCGAAAATCTGATTGTGTTAAAAGAAGTTTTGTACATAAAATTTTCATTTATCACTTCTCAAATGTTCGGGAATAAAGTTGAGCGGGCAAGCTTCTGGTATTCGGAGTTTGATAGGTTTCGCGATCTTTCGACCTGTCGAGACCTTCCAGTGCTCTACCCCCAGAAGAAACACACGACGCTAGCCCAAAAGCTATTTCGGAGAGAACCAGCTATTACCAAGTTCGATTAGCTTTTCACTTCTTACCCCAGGTCATCCGATAGTATTGCACGGCTAACCAGTTCGGGCCTTCCTCTCGATTTCTCGAGAGTTCACCCTGCCCAGGGCAAGCTCACTTGGCTTCGGGTCTGATCTATACGACTTCACCCGCCCAACTTTATCACCGAAAATCTGATTATGTTAAAAGAAGTTTTGTACTTAAAAATTTCATTTATCACTGCTCAAGTGTTCTGGGATAAAGTTGGGCGGGCAGGCGCGCTATTCACACTCGGTTTCCCTATGGCTCCACCCTTTATTGGGGCTTAGCCTGCGCCGTCTAGATCAACTCGTTGGCTCATTCTTCAATAGGCACGCCATGACGGACAGCACGCTAAGCGCGATGCAAATTTAAAATTATCAATTTCCAATTTTCAATGAATGTATCAATGACTTAATTTTTAAACATTAAGAAATTGAAAATTATTTGAAAATTAAAAATTGTAAATTGAAAACTCACATTGTACTCAATGTGCTGCCCGCTCTGACTCCTTGTAGGCATATGGTTTCAGGTCTATTTCACCGCCCTTACCGGGCTGCTTTTCACCTTTCCCTCACGGTACTAGTTCACTATCGATCTCCAAAAGTATTTAGCCTTACCGGTTAGTTCCGGCAGATTCCCCCGAGCCATTCGTGTCTCGAGGTACTCAAGAATAGCAACAAAAGAGATATGTTATTTTCACTTACAGGACTATTACCTCCTTGGGTAGAGCTTTCCAGCTCTTTCAGTTAACAACATATTTTGTAACTCTTCTCGTTTAATAAAAAACGACGTTACTACCTTACAACCCCGAACTCTAAATTTTAATTTCAATAAGGTTCGACCTTTCTTAAGATCCAAGGTCGAACCTTGGGATCCTTGAAACTAAAATTCAGAGTTCGGTTTGGGCTCTTTCCTTTTCGCTCGCCGCTACTTAGGAAATAACTATTGTTCTATTTTCCACCAGGTACTGAAATGTTTTACTTCCCTGGGTACGCTCCCTCCCTTTAAGAGAGGGTAATCGTTTACACGACTGGGTTTCCCCATTCGGACATCTCCGGATCAAAGGTTGCTAGGCACCTCCCCGAAGCGTATCGCCGCCAGCTCGCGTCCTTCATCGCCTTTTGGAGTCAAGGCATCCACCATACGCCCTTCAAATTCCTATTAGGAAATTTGAAAACCACACATGTTTTTTCTTACTTTTTTACTTTAACTTACCTGTCATCCTGTCGTCTTCCTCTCCGGAAAAACGACAGGTTGCGCAAATACACGATCTAACGTATATCCGCCCCATCTCCGACAATCGAAAAGACCCTCTTTTTGGGTTTTCTGTCGTGATGGAATTTCATTGTCAAAGTGACAATCGTCCGGATAAATAAAAACCGCTTTTCAAAGCGGCAATTAAGATAACAGCGAAAGGCCGGCTATCTTTTCCGCTTTAAAATTTGGTTAGTAATCAACATATTCAGATGTACCAATAAGTATATGCATATACAAAAAGATGTCAACAAGAAGGAACCCGTTTTTGCATTCTTCTCACAAAAACACCGCCCCGCAAAAAAGCGGGGTGGTGTTTTGAG
>Ga0155126_150_pt1 | contig 21842 bp, 23 predicted proteins | sample RifCSPhighO2_01_FD_106094 | JGI IMG/M metagenome (GOLD analysis project Ga0155126, IMG submission 106094) | Candidatus Taylorbacteria bacterium RIFCSPHIGHO2_01_FULL_45_63 | reverse complement strand
GTATACGACGATATATTGGAAATTGGAAAAGATATTTTTGTCATCAGCTCGCCGATAAATGATGGTCGTCAAGAAATCCTGCATCTTATTCGAGAACAAATTAAACGCCAGGTGGAGCAAAATATAAAAACAAAAGCCATCACCCCGATTGCAACCGGCCAGCCTATCGCAACTCCAATCGAAGAAGATGAGAAGCATCTCATCACTCGGAAACAAGTCCCCGCAGAAAAATTGCACATTCCAGCTCAAATCATTATTTATGGAGACAAAGTGGCCATAACAAACTTCAAAGAAACATTAATCACCGTGCTTGTAGAAAGTAAATATATTGCCGAGACATTTCGAATTATGTTTGAATACATTTGGGAGAATGACGTCCCTTCAAATAAAAATAATTCTGTATAAAACGCTACCGAAACATTCTTCCATGTTAAAATAACGCGCATGTACTCCATTCGCACTCTTATCAAAGATATTTGGTTCTATCTTACTCCATACAGAAAAAACTTCTGGCTTGGAACAATGTGGAGGATTATTGCTGACCTCGCGTGGCTCTATCCCCCGTTCGCGCTCGCCACAATCATAAATTTTTTCAGCCATTACACTCCCGGGCAATCTCTCTCGCCACTTTACCTCGTTTTTTCCCTGATAATTCTAGCGACAATCCTTCGCTATCGCGGCATCTATCTCGCGAAATCAAAAATGTTTCGCATTTCAGAAAAGATTGCACTGGACGCGCAACTTCGCGCCATGAAACACCTCATGCTCCTCGATATGTCGTGGCACGAAAGCGAAAGTGCTGGAAGTAAATTCAAGCGGATTGAGCGTGGTGGAGCGAGCCTCGACAAAATTCTCCGAATTTGGATAAACAATGTCATTGAAATTACCATCAACCTTATCGGTGTCATCTGGATCATCACAAAATTCGACTTTCACATAGGAATCGCCACTATGATTTTTCTCGTGAGCTACTATCTTCTATCTTATTTTTATAGAAAGCGAGCGATTGCCTTTACAAATATCGTCAACGCCAAAGAAGAACATCGGAGCGGCGTGATTTTCGAATCAATCAACAACGTCCGGAGTGTCAAAGTCATGTCTATGGCAGGCAAAATCACCGAAACGCTCTCAAAGAACGCTCTTGATTTATTCGAGACGATAAAAAAACGCATTTACTGGTTCCAAGCCGGTAACACAGTCCGGAATTTTTACGCTCAAATGTTCCGCGTTGGCGCCATGATCTTTATCGTCTACGGCATTTTGGAAGGAAAATATGAAATCGGTTTTCTGATACTTTTTAGCGGCTACTTCGGCAGCGTCTGGCAGGCAATGGTTGAACTCACAGATGTGTCAGAAGATTTCTCCGTCGCCAAAAACGCGGTCGCGCGTATGCAAGAAATACTCAAAACGCCGATTATTATCGACGATGAAAAAGACAAAGTGAAATTTCCGGAAAACTGGAAACAAATTTCACTCAAAAATGTTTCGTTTTCGTATGAAAACAATCACGCTCTCAAAAATATTTCTTTTGAAATTCGGCGCGGTGAAAAAATAGGCATTATCGGTATTTCGGGCGCCGGCAAATCAACCCTATTCAAACTCCTGCTTAAAGAACGCGAATCTTACGAGGGTGAAATCAATTTTGATGGCATTCCACTCAAAAATATCAGCAAAAAAGACTATTTCAATCATGTGGCCGTGGTGCTTCAAGACACCGAACTTTTTAACGCGACGCTTCGAGACAACATCACCATCACCAACCCGAGACAGGAACATAATAGCGTCGCCTTCCAAAACGCAGTAAATACCTCGCACGTCAAAGACTTTTTGACCAAGCTACCAATTGGTATCGAATCAATCATTGGCGAGAAAGGCGTGAAACTCTCTGGTGGTGAAAAACAGCGAGTCGGCATCGCGCGGGCAATTTTCAAAAACCCTCAAATTCTACTCCTCGATGAAGCCACCTCGCATCTCGATATTGAATCCGAAGAAAAAATCCAAGATTCCCTAAAAACTTTTTTCAAAAGCGTTACCGCCGTGGTCATCGCCCACCGTCTGACCACTATAAAAGAAATGGATCGAATTATTGTTATTCAAAACGGCAAAATCATCGAGTCGGGTAACTTTTCCGAACTCCACAAAACCAAAGGCCGCTTTTTTGAACTCTGGGAAAAGCAAAAACTGTAAACGAACGCCCGTAGAGAAGATATGCACTTCTGGTTGCAGTTTGAATATCAAACTACGTGATATAATTTTTTTGTTGTTTCACATTGTAACGATCTCATGATTGCCCTAGTCAGTCGGAAATTTCTGTTTGCTTATCTGTTAATCGGATTATTTTTTCTGTACGGTGTCATAGCGCCAAATATTTCTACCGCGGCTGGCCCTAACCTCATTCAAAATCCGTCACTTGAAAACGACGCTGATGCCAATGCTATCCCCGACCAATGGTTTAAGGGCAGTTGGGGAAGTAACAGCGTGGTTTTCACCTATCCAGTCGGGGGGATCTCCGGCCGCGCCGGAAAAATTGATCTCTCGGCTTATTCAAACGGCGATGCGAAATGGTATTTCGCTGACGTGTCAGTTACCGCGGGCGAGGAGTACATGTTTAAAGACCAATATGTATCAAACACTTCAACTACTCTGACCGTCCGATACACCAACGCTTCAGGAACTTTCACCTATTTGGATTTGGCCACTTTACCCGCTTCCGCAAGCCCCGCGACAGTTGAGAAAACATTCACCGTACCGGAGGGTATGGTATCGGTAACAGTTCTTCATCTCATTAAAAGCAACGGCTCTTTGACAGTTGATAACTTTAGCCTGTCTAAAAACACAGCGACCACCACCCTTCCGATAGACCCGACAGGTTTTAATAGTGGATTTGTTTCTCTCACTTTTGATGACGGTTGGATTTCTCATTTTACCAACGCCAAACCGATTCTTGACGCCGCCAATATAAAAGGAACCTTTTACATCATAAGCGGCGCGTTGGCGTGGATTAATAACTCTTCTTTAGAAAACGACCTCGATAATAATAATGTCCCTGACGGCTGGACAGGAAGTAAATCCGGAAACAACACGGCGACATTCAGCTATCCTGTCGCCGGAGCAAATGGTTCTCGGGTAGCCAAAATAAATGTCTCCGCTTATAAAAACGGAGAGGCTAAATGGATATTTAATGAGATCCCTATAAAAGGCGGCTGGAATTACACGTTCAGCGACCAATATGTAAGCACTGTCTCAACCAAGGTGGTGGCTCAAATGAGAAAAGCCGATGGCTCTATCCAAACCATGGAGCTTGGCACACTAGCCGCTTCGCCAGTCTGGAAATATTTTAAGAAAACTTTCTCTGTTCCGATTGATGCCAAAACCATCACTATCTACCAAGCCATAAGTGCCAACGGATCTCTCACTGTCGACAACTTCAAATTAGTTAATGCTTCCGGTTTCTACATGAATCAAACTCATCTTCTTGGACTCCAAAATGCTGGCCACGAAATCGGCAATCACACCCGAACTCACCCATCCTTAACATCACTAACTACCGATCAGGCCTTGGCAGAAATTGATCTGGCCAAAACAGATTTGCTCGCGATGGGGGCTAACACAATCAAAACCTTGGCGTACCCGTTTGGAGATTACAATGATTCCTTAAAACAAATGATTAAAAACGCAGGCATGAGTTCGGCCCGAAGCGTGGACAGGGGTTTTAATACAAAAGACACTGACAAGTACGCTTTGAAAATACAGCAAGTTGATAACACAACAACCTTGGATCAAATAAAGACTTGGATTGATCAAGTCAACGTGAGTAAGACGTGGCTCATCCTCATGTTCCACCAAATTGATTATTCTAAAAACCAATACAGTACCACGCCAGAGATACTACAAGGAGTGGTAAATTACATAAAATCTACCGACACACCCTCTCGCACCATAACAGAGGGGTTAAGTCTTTTGATTTAAGAAGGCTTGTTCAAAATCTTGCAGAACCAGTTAAGCCTCTCTAAAAATTTTTGGTGCGGGATGCCGGAATCGGACCGGCGCGTCGAACTTGTCCCGAAAAATACAGAGTGCTAACGACAATATTTTTCGCGATCCCGTTATTCTTTCGCGCGAATAAACTCGAAGTGCAGAATACTTGAATTAGTCCGAACCGCTTTCGCCGCCGCAGGCGGCGAGTAATTCCCCCCGTTCACCCGCCTAAATTTTCTTTCAGAAAACTTTGGCGGGCAAGAATTCGGAAAGGCGGCTCCGCCGCACGAATGACAATTTCAAGTTTTTCTAATGAGTTAATCTTAACTCATTTCAGTAAATTTTTCAATCCATTTTTAATTGAAAAATTTACTGGTTTGGCGGCAAATTCTTTGTTCTTTCAAATTCATAAAAAAGAAACCCGCCAGAGTCCAGAGGACGTGGCGGGTGTGGTTTGTTTGGCTTTCGCCGGATGAAGATGAGCACCGTATCAGCTCACCCCCAGTGAGTGAGATGGCCTAGATCTCCGCCGTGTTCTGATGGGCGCGAGTACGAATTGCCATAGCAAACTCGTGAACCCAAAGACCATCGGAAAGGCAACAAAAAATGCCAAGAGATCGTGGGAAGAATACGCCGCCACAACCTCTTGTTGCTTCTTGGTTGCGCGATCGTATTCTTTTGCCAGCAAAGGCGCGGCGTGCTCGAGATTTTTCCATGCTTGCCCCACTTCGGCTTGGGCCTTATGGATCTCGGGAAACGCCGTCCTTATCCCTTTCACGCTCGAGATGAAGGGGAAAAGACAGACGCAGACCACCACAACTCTCAAGATAATCCAAGTCTTTTTCAAGGTCACCTCCTATCAAGTATTGTTTGATTTCACTTCAGCGACATGCGGAAGTTTCATGTCTAATATGGCATATATGACAATAGTAGTCAAGCCCAACAAAAAATCAGCATTTCTGCTGTTTCTATTTCAAAAATCCTATGATTAAAATTTTTCCTTTCTGCTTCTAACGGAATCGGGAATTTCTTTTTGCCCCGAAAACTCCATACGATTTGGTCGCCGAGCGAAGCGAGGCGACATCTGAATCTTTGACATTTCCAATCTGGTGTGCGGGTGGCGGGAGTCGAACCCGCGTTTGCTGCTTGGAAGGCAGCCATAATAGCCGTTATACGACACCCGCTTAACAATGTACTCTATAAATCTACGGGATCCTCGAAAATTCATTTCGCTCATGCTCAAGAATTTTCGGGAGAAGTTCGCGTTCTACCACTAAACCAATCCCGCGGTTTCTGAATCGTATCAAAAAATAAGGAGAAATCAAAACGCCCCGCGGTCTTCTGACCGCGGGGCGTTTTGATTATTTACATTCCTGTTCCACCTGGAGCTGCTGGTTGAGCTGGCTTGTCGCCCTTTGGTTGCTCCGGCTTCTTTGTTGGTTCTGTCATATTTTTATATTGCCGATTTTTAGAGCCTATCCGCTATCTCATTGTATCCAAGAATAAGCACAGCTGATAAGTCCTAAAAAGGTTAAAAAGTCTGAAACCGACCTTTAGTGCCCCCTAAAATCGTCGTATGACAACAAAAAGAAGCTCCACTAGTATACCGAACCGACAACTTTTTGCCTGAAAGAAGAATGATTTTATTATTTGTCAAATATCGCTTTTTTGTTGTTTTATACTATGATAGGAAAACGAAATGATACTTTTTCTAAGAGATATCGCAGTTGCTTTTTTAGGCCTTATCCTCGGGCTTTTTCTTGTCGGCCAAACAGATCAGGGAAACCTACCCGACAATAGCAAAATAGAAAAGGCAAATATCTCCACGACCACAGAAATTAGGTACGAAATTAAAAAACAAAATGGGGTCGTTGGCAAGAAACTTGAAACTGAAAATGCTGCCGACACGGAAAAAAGTTCCAAAATTCTGGCAACTTCCTCCCCTGCCGAAAACTCCGCGGTAAAGGCGCCAAAAATAAAACCTATTCCGCAAACCACCGCAGAGAAAGCTGTCAAAACCCCGGAAAAGCTGGTTAACCAAGATCCCGACTTCTCTTTCCTTGAAATGAACGAAAAAGCTCGTTCGATAGTGGTAAATATTCTCTGCACAACAAAAGACGGAGGACTTCTGAAACCGATTTCCGGCACCGGTGCTATTATTGACACAAGGGGGGTGGTGCTGACCAACGCGCACATCGCGCAATATCTTCTGCTCAAAGACTACGGCGGTAAAAATTCTATTGAATGCATTCTTCGAACCGGAAGCCCCGCCTATCCGCGCTATCATGTGGAACTGCTATTTATCTCTCCGGCATGGATCAAAAGCAACGCCAAAAACATAATTACTGAAGAACCGCTTGGCACGGGAGAACATGACTATGCGTTGCTACGAATAACGGCAAACGTGGACGAAAATACTCCCCTGCCTGCCCACTTCCCTGCTCTCCCGATTGAAATCGGAGACGGCGTCGCGTCAGTCAAAGATCAAGTCGTCATCGCTGGCTATCCGGCTGGTTTCTTAGGAGGAATTGCTATCCAACGCGAGTTATTTGTAAGTTCCGCGTTGGCTTCGGTGCAAGAAAAATACACTTTCGGCACAAGCACGACCGACATTCTTTCGCTTGGCGGTAGCATCCTCGCGCAAAAAGGCGCCTCGGGCGGAGCGGTGGTCTCAAAAAAAGGCGACCTTATCGGAATAGCGGTCACCACCAGTCTCGCAGAAAACACGGCGGAGCGGGACTTGCGGGCTCTTACGGTAAGTCACATAAACAGAAGCCTCGTCAAAGAGCTCGGGGTCAACATTGTCGATTTTCTTTCCGGTGATATTCAAAAAACAGCCGCCGAATTCAACACTGGAATCGCGCCACTTCTAACCAAACAGCTTGAAAACGCGATCAGCAAAGGAAACTAAACTACTCTCAATGTAGAAATCAGACTTCCACAGAAGCTGTGGAAGTCTGATTTCTATAAATTTTGTGATTGTCCAACAAACCACGACGAGAACTATTTTATTGTAACTTGGGAAAGAGCGATGATTTGTTCAAAATTATCTTCGGGAATGGTGCGAATAGTTCGTTCTTCTTTGCATTTAAGACATCTGTGAACCAACATGTACTTACCTTCCCGCGTAAATACAGAGACAGGTTGCATCGCGCCGCCGCACGGATTTTTTCGATCGCCTGGATTGATGTCGACATGTTTGCTCCACAAACACTTCGGACAATGATTAGTGTAGCCATTACCAAAAACTTCCGCCCCACAATGTTCGCACACAAAATCTTCTTTCTTTTTTTGAAATTTTTTCACATTCATACTAAATCTATTCTCAAATTCTCAAGAATACCAGAATAGCCTCAAAACTTAAACTTATACCGAAAAAATGCCGCGTTCATTCCGCACAAAACCTTTATGATCCGCGTTAGTCTGCGTTCGTTCTGCGTAGGTCCGCGCTCTCTTAAGCATCGCACCGTAATCCATGAGCGCGTAAAACCACTCCCTCACCGAAAAAGGTTCGACCTTGGATCGGGAGAAAGGTCGAACCTTTTTCGGTAATGTTTCGCCGACAAGTTTTGCAATTTCTTCGTCAGAAATTTTTCGCTTAGTTTTTGAAAAGAAAAAATGAATAAAAACAGTGCGAACGTTTGTTTCAACAAAAATAACTTTCTGATTGAACGCGTACACACAAATCGCTCCCGCCGTCGCCTCCCCTATTCCCGGAAGTTCGTCCAAAAGTTCCGGGTCGGCTGGAATTTGTCCACCGTATTTTGAGACAAGAGTCTCTGCCGCGCGCTTCGAGAGAAGCGCGCGGCGATTATACCCAAGTCCCAACCACACTTTTAAAACTTCAAAGAGTGGTGCTTTTGCCAACTTCTCCCCTGTTGGAAATTTTTTAATAAAAATATTGTACTTTGGAATCACTCGCTCCACCTGTGTCTGTTGCAACATCACTTCAGAAATCAAAACTTTGTACGGGTCGCGCGTTTCCCGCCACGGCATGGAACGTTTGTGTTTTTTATAGTAACTCCAAATTGTTTGCTGAAATTTTTTTATCGAAATAGACATACGGCCATTCTATAGAAAAGTTTTGTGTTTGTCTCCAAAGAAAAACCTCGCATGATTACTCACGCGAGGTTGGAGTTTGTTGTGCGCTATTCTCCAAAGTGTTTGGCACATTAATACTGCCGTTTCCTGCTTGCGAGAATCCAGTGAACACCTTCAGTCAATCTTGAAGGAAGAGACTTTGAGGCTTTTGATGTTCGCAGAAGTAGTGTAGATTCGAGAATCTCCATAATTCGGCACCAATTTTGAGGCAAATGAATGCGTGAGAGAGTTCCGGTGGAACGAGACAGGTATCTCCCGCATACATTACGCTTTCTTTCGACACAAACGGCCGCACGCAATAGCGGACCCTGAATAGCGGAATTTTGCATTCCCCTACGGCGACGAAAAACTCGTAGCGATCAGAATCTCTGGTGTGGTAGTGATTTTCAAAAATAAAACCGGGCATAACAGCTTTTTCGCTTGGTGAGATTCTATGAATCTCGCCGATTTTAAATGGAAGGCTGGTATCTAAGGCAAAACTTGTTTCCATTTGATTCTCGTTTGTTCGAGTACCAAGAAAAAAAACTTTTCCGAACTTAATATCGTCTTTCTCATTGAGAGTCATGTACATATTTCTTACCTTTCGGTTATCAATTTTGTTGATTGTTATGGTTACGGCCAGAAAATCTCGTAAAAATATTCATCAGGCAAGGCCTTTTGGCCGTAACCATTCGCAAGCAAGTTATCAGAGAGCTTGCTTATCGTCTGGCATAAGTATAGCAGAGTTAATATAAATTGTCAATATATTTCGTCAGTAAAATTAATGAATAAGCCTTGTTTATCAATATATTTAGACTTATAGACTTTATTTTGTGGAAGCATATTGACACATTTTTTCTTTCAGAATATACTTAAACCGTGAAAGACGTAAACGCCGAACTTAAATTGAATCTTCAATATCTCGGATTGAGCGAAAAAGAAACCACCGTATATATGGCGTTATTAGAACTTGGTAAAGGTACGGTCAGTCAAATTTCACGAAAAGCTGGCATTAACCGTACTACTGGCTACGATATTTTGAGTTCCCTAGCAGATAAACGACTTGTAAATATCTCTGGAAAAGAACCGAAGTCTGAATTTGCGGTTGAACCTCCTGAAGCAATCGTCACCTACCTAAAATACCAGCTCGAGGAAACGAATGAGCAAATTAAAAAAGCCGAAGCTCTGGTGCCAGAACTTCGTCTTGTCCACGCGACACAAAACCGGCCAAAAGTTAAATTTTATGAAGGGAGCGAAGGGCTAAAGCATGTGTACGAAGACACCCTCAACTCTTCCGAACCAATTCGGGCATACGCGAACGTTGATGATATGCACAAAGGATTGCCAAACTATTTTCCCGAATATTACAAGCGGCGAGCCGAAAAAAACATATCAATTCGAGCAATTGTGCCGAAAACTCCGAGCGGAGAAGAGAGAAAGTCGCACGACCTCGAAGAAAAACGAGAAATCGCATTTGTACCCCCCGAAAAATACTATTTCTCTCCCGAAATAAACATTTACGACAACAAAGTCATGATCGCGTCATGGCGAGAGAAACTTGGCATCATTATTGAGAGCGCCGAAATTGCGGATGCGATGAAGAAAATATATGAGTTGGCGTGGGCCGAGGCGAAGAGGTTGAATGACGCGATTCAATAAAAGCGCCGAGATTTGCCCGCGACTCAAAATTTTTCGTCAAAAATTTTGGTCTGGGCACCGCCTCGCGGTTTCGTGTACTCACGAAACATCGCTCCGACGTTCAAATTTCGGTCGTGAGCCAAATTGTTGGCTCACTCGCCCCGAAAAAGCTTCGCTTATTTCGGGGCGCCGAGATTTGAACTCGGACTACATGATCCCAAATCATGGATGCTACCGTTACACCACGCCCCGACGAAACGAATTACAGATTCAAAATTTTATAAAACAAATGACCCCAAATCATGGATGCTACCGTGGAATTTATCCGACTAACCTTAGGCAGACCACGCCCCGTTTATTTTTCAAATCAAAACCGATACAAAAGAAATCCTAACACATCAAATTCAAATCCCCTACTTCCAAACATAGTCCGCTGGCAGGAAGCATAAGACAAAAAACCTTCTACTTTCTAAAGGACATTATTATAAAATAATGTCCTTTAGAAAGCTCACCTTAGCAACTTTGTCCTTTACGCTCAAAGTAATCGCCACAACATCAAATTCCCAACCAGTTTCATGTGAAACATGTTTTTCTTCTAAGTAAATCTGTATTGTTCTGGCTAACCTTTTAGTTTTTTGGATGTGAACGTTGTCTTCTGGTCTGTAATTTGATGTTTCATGTGTAACTTTCTGATTGATTTCACGTGAAACTGTTTTTACCTCAACAAAATGTATCTTTTTATCTTTCTTAGCCACAATATCTATTTCTCCAACCCTCTTAAGATAATTTCGATCAAGTATCTCAAAACCTTTTTCTTTAAGGTATCTCGTGGCGATATCTTCCCCCAACCTACCGATATGTTTCTTTTGATTCTCCATTTCTTACAAAATTAGAGGTTTGGACAAGTTTTACGTGGAACTTTTATCTAAAAAGTGTGTTAAAAGGATAAAAGATAAAAATACCCTTATTTTAAGCCATATTTAATAGACTATCCGGTGGTTTGTAGAACCTTAAAGGACGTGTCTTTTACACACATTCCACAGGGTTATCCCCAGTTTTGCACATTTTTCATTATTTAGAGCCATTTTTAAAAGACCAAAAACTCTGGTGTCCTTGTTTGATCATAAAATTCATAAAGGACAATTAATTTGTGCGGGTAGGGGTAATCGAAACCCCGCCCCGTGCTTGGCAAGCACGTGTTCTACCACTAAACCATACCCGCGTCAATATTACGTCAAAAATTATTCTTCGGTGCCAATTTTAACATTTAGAAAATTAAATATCCAGTTCCGTAGCATTTGTACTTCCTCACATTCGCAGGTATGATTTAAGAACTGCTCCCGTGGCTCAATTGGATAGAGCATTTGCCTTCGAAGCAAAGGGTTGCAGGTTCGAGTCCTGCCGGGAGCACCAAAACTATGAAGAAAGAGAATATTTTTCTAATTCCAGATGAAATTGCAAGTGTTGCAAAAACCTTAGAAAATAAGGGTTTTGAGGCCTATTTGGTAGGTGGGTGTGTCCGAGATTTACTTATTGGGAAAAAACCAACTGATTGGGATATAACCACGAACGCAAAGCCGGAAGAAATTATCGCCTCGTTTCCAAAAACATTTTATGAAAATGATTATGGAACAGTCGGGGTTGTAAACGAAGAGACCGGAGAGGAAAGTCTCAAGGTTGTAGAAATAACTCCGTATCGTTTGGAAGCAAAATATTCAAACAATAGGCATCCGGATTCGGTTACTTTTAGTAAAAACCTCGAGGGTGATTTGAAAAGAAGAGATTTTACTGTTAATGCTATTGCCTTAAAAATAGAAACTGGTTCTAAAGGACATTATAAAGGACACTTGGTCGACCCGTATAAAGGACATGATGATATAATCCAAAAAATCCTTAAAACTGTGGGTGACGCCCTAGAAAGACTCGAGGAGGACGCTCTTCGAGTGCTACGAGGAGTACGACTAGCCTGCCAATTAGGTTTCACGATTAACATCACGACCAAAGAGGCTATAAAAAAGGCTACGCCATTACTTAAAAACATATCTAAAGAAAGAATTAGGGATGAGTTCTCAAGAATACTCATGACTAATAGCCCTCTGGACGGACTTACACTTAGTCAAGAATTAGGGGTTTTACCATTCGTTCTTCCCATAATAGAGAAGGGGATTGGTGTTGAGCAAAATCAAGCCCATTCTTATGATGTTTGGGAACACACGCTCCGAACAGTTCAACATGCCGCAGATAAGAAATGGCCACTAGAGATAAGACTTGCGGCGCTTTTCCATGACAGTGCCAAGCCCGAAACCCGGAGAAAATCTGCCGAAACAGGAGAGTGGACATTTTATGGCCATGAGGTTGTAGGCGCCCGTGTAGCGGCAAAAAGTCTTGCGGAACTTCGTTATCCCAAAAAAACCATTGATAAAGTGGTCAAACTTGTCCGCTGGCACATGTTTTTCTCTGATACGGAGCAAATAAGCCTCTCGGCCGTCAGACGACTCGTAGCGCGGGTAGGGAAAGAAGATATATGGGATCTTATGAATCTTCGTATTTGTGATCGTATTGGGACAGGGAGACCCAAAGAAAATCCCTATCGTTTGCGAAAATACAAGTCAATGATTGAAGAGGTTATGCGTGATCCGCTTTCGGTCGGAATGCTCAAAATAGACGGCACGAAAGTAATCGAGGTAACAAAAATACCCCCAAGCCCTAAAATTGGCTATATTTTGCACGCTCTTCTTGAGGAAGTACTTGAAAAGCCAGAATTAAATATAGCCGAGTATCTTGAAAAAAGGGCCCCAGAGCTAGCTATTTTGGGAGATAAGGAACTGGAAAAGCTCGGGGTAGAAGCGAAGGAAAAAAAAGAGCTTGAGGAAGAGAAAAATATAAAAGAAATTAGGGAAAAATACTGGGTAGAGTAGAGGAAGTTGTAAGATGCAAGATTAAAGGTGTAAGTGAGAAAGAAAAGAAAAATACTACTAACAACTTACATCTTTCAACTTTAATCTAATACAAAAAACCGCTCAGTGCGGGCAGGTACCAGCAGTGAGCGGTTGTTGGAAGTACTACCGAGAAATGAGACTGTCCTGATAGAAAATACCGAGAGATTAAAAATTAAGTTTGAGATATTTCTAAGTTGGAAAGCACTTCACCCAAAGTAGCCTTTCAGTGGAGAGTTGGCCCCTCTCACTATCAAAGAACTTTTGCATTCAGACTTCAGTTAATCGTTAGATTTTTTTCTTATTGTCTGAATGCCTAAAGGACAGTATAGAAAAGTATAAAGGACATGTAAAGGACACACTGTGGATAACTCATTGCTAAATGTCCTTTATGAGAATAGACTGATCTATAGTTGATCTTATGAAAACCATAGAAGGAAAGCCCCCGCAAAAGCGGGTGCCAAAACTTACACAGCATGGGATCTGGTGGAAAGCTCTTAAAGCGGGCTCTCGAGATCTCCTGCTCAATTGGCCTCGTCATGACTGACGAGGAAAACCCCGCACCTTTGACCGTGCGGGGTAATGTTTTACAAAACACTTGACTACCATATTTAAAGATATATGATAATATCATATTAAATTATCATATAAATATTATGTCTACATTATCGATACCTGTCCCGCCACACCTTGAAGAGTTTATAAAACAACAGATCAAGCAAGGTAAATCTAGCAACAAAGCCGCGGTTGTACGTCGCGCGCTTCAACTTCTCTCTGAAGAAGAGGCAGTAAACACTGTGCTTAAGGCGCAAAAAGAACCAACACTTCGAGGCAACTTACGAGAATTGGCAAAAAAGCTTAGATGATCCAAGTAAACTACAAACCCTCATTTATACGCCAATTCGATGCACTAGAGCCAGAACTTCAAGATGAAGCGCTTGAAAAAATCGAACTTCTCAAAAATCCTAAAAACCACTTGAAATTGAGAGTGTATAAACTGCATGGCGCACTGAAAAACTGTTTCAGTTTTTCAGTGAACTACAAAGTGCGTATCGTTTTTGAAAATTCTTCAAAAACCGAGATTGTACTGCTCGTCATCGGCAATCATGATATGTATCGCTAATCACTGATATCTAAAAGAACAGGACAATGATCCGAACCCATAACCTCTGGCAAAATTTCTGCTTTTTTTACTTTAGACTTTAGGCTTTCTGACACCAATATATAGTCTATCCTCCAACCAACGTTTCGGGCGCGAGCGTTGGCAAAGTGTGACCACCAGCTGTAGTGGCTATTGCCTTTGTGGAACATTCTGAAGGTATCAATAAAACCGGTATCAATAAAAGCCTGAAATCCCTCGCGTTCCTCTTTAGTAAAACCTTTCAAGCCTTCGTTTTCTTTCGGGCGGGCAAGATCATCCGGCATATGAGCAACATTGAGGTCGCCGCAAAAAATGACGGGTTTCAACTTTTCCAATTCCTTTATATACGCAAGAAATGCCGGATCCCATTGTTTGTGACGGAGAGGAATACGGGACAAATCATCTTTGGCATTCGGTGTGTATACGGTTACCACGTAAAATTTTTCATATTCAGCAGTGATAACTCTGCCTTCAGTCGCCGGATCACCATAACCATCGGCCACAAGGCCGTGTTTTTTGACAATTTTTTCTGGAAACCCATTTGAAACCGACAGAGGTTTCGTTTTTGTAAAAATAGCCGTACCTGAATATCCTTTTTTCACCGCGGAATTCCAATATTCTTCATACTGTGGCAGGTCAACGGGGGACTGGTGTTGTTCGGCTTTGGTCTCCTGCAAACATAAAATATCCGGATTGAATTTTTTTATAAATGGCAAAAAGGCGTCTTTTTTAATAACAGCCCGAATGCCATTCACGTTCCAAGAAATAAGTCGCATGCGCTTATAATTACCAATAACCAAGATACAATAACCAAATAAATCCAAAACCACAATATCCAATATTCAAAAAATACGACTCGGAAAACGTTTATTGATTATTTTATTGGAGCAATGTCAAAACTTGACAAAAACATAATTATAATCTAACCTGTGTTTAGATGTCAGTTTAAAAAACAAAACCCCAACCCAGTAAGACTATGAGAGACGGAATCCTCGAAGCTCTACCTCAATCACTCAAGGATGGACAATGTGTCCTTCTCCTTGGGCCAAAAGACTCGCCAGGACTAAATGATGTTAAGGGATTAGTCGATGATCTCAACCGGAACGGCGAGTGGATCCGTGTTCGGTTTAAAGATCAGGGAATTGTAGAAATCGGCCCGAAAATGGTTTTAGTTCTGACTATGAACGCCCTGAACGGCGGCACACTCACTAGTGTTCGAAGGGAAGCGCGACTGAAAGGCGTCCCTTATCTCCACCAAGCGCTCACGTGTGGCGAGACAAAAGCCATTTTGCGAACGCTTGGAGAGCGGCGGCAAAATGGAACAAACGGTGCCCACAAATCAGCCGTAGGCGCTGTCGCAACAAATACGGTTCAACTCCATACTACGACGGAGTTGCCGCGAGAAACAGACGCCCAAAGCCACCCCGCGGTGGGGGAGATTTCTGGCCCACCAGCAGAAACACCAAAATCGGCCATCGACGTCATTGAGGCCTTCAAAAACAGTCTTGAAGAAGTGCAGTACGCCGTTCTCGATGCGGCTGAAGAAGCCAGCCGTGAGAGGAAAAGTCACGCAGAGACAAAAGCCTTGCTTCTCGCTCGAGATCTGGAATTGCAAAGTATCAAGACAGAATTGGAGCAAGTAAAAACTGCTCTCCATGCCGACAGGGAAAAGTTGACCGCTCTCACCGAGGAGAAGGGGAAGCTCGACGAAGAAGTCCACCGTCTGCGGACAATCTTCTCGAGCTTCCAACAAACCCTGAAGGGAGTTGAGTAGGGGAAATAAGAAAATCAGTCGCCGCCAGCCAATTAGTGCTCGCGGCTTTTTTAATTTTGAGATTGGGTTTTAACAAACTATTGACAGTCTAATAAATGTAGTATAAAGTCTTGAATCTCGGATAGCTCCGAGAATAGATTTGAACCTTGAAAAACAAACCTTGAAAGGAGGTTTTATGCCTAGAGAAGAGCAGTTTGAAAAAGCGATGACACTCGTTGCCCCAGAAGGAGGTAACGAAACATGGACGCTTCCCAAAACAAAACAAAAATTGCGGGAAGCTGTGAAACACTGCGGAGCAAAAGGAAAACCTCTCCGGTCTTTCGTCCGCCATCATTTAAAAATGGGTGGTCAAAGATACCTCGAGGTAAGCAAATGGCTCGAGGGGAGAGTGAATGCTCTCTCTGTAGAACAATTCGTAACGATTATTCGTGTTTTGAAAAGTCTTGATGGGCAACGCCCAGAAAAATTACGGATTGATTTACCAAAACCAAAAAAAAATCCGGTCTTGGTGCGGAAAACCATCAATCACACCATCTGTCTTTTGAACTCACTCGGCGGGCTCATCGAAGCCTCCGAGGCTGGAGCAACAGATGTTCTCGGTGGAGATCGCATGCAAATCGTCGAAGCAGTACAAAATCTGTGCCGCTCGCTTGGTATCGAAGTAATCTTCGGAACAGAAAATCAGGAAAAAAATCAACCCCTCACAGCGAAAGATCTTGAGGATCTTGGAATCAAAACTACTGAAACGAAAAGAAGAATATGAGAAGGCAAATGAAAGTAACAGCGTACCACATCTTGGACAACCTCTCGGGAGGACTCTACGAAAACAGTGGCAACTGCCTCACCGAGCTTGTCAGAAACTCGGCCGTGGCAAGTATGATAAACAATGTCTGGGAACCCAAGCGGGTTCGGATTGAAATATCACTTGTACCAAATCACCCACTTGTGGGTCGAGGAGAAAACGCCTTGGTCATCTTTGACCGTGGTTGCGGCCTGACCGAACCCGCAATCGAGAGATACTTTAGCTGGCTCGGAACACCGATTAGCCACCTCAATGGCGCTTCGGAAAGAAACGGAGCGTCACAGAAAGGAATTGGCCGTCTCGCGGCACTTGCTTTAAACAAAAAGTGTCTCGAGGGCGACATCGCAGAACGGATAAAACACGGGTACTATCTTTTTAGCCGGACTGCCAAAAATGGCGACGTTCGTTTCGTCACAGTCATTCCCGAGCGGGTGGAAACCCAGGGAGGGATTGAAACGGATCGCTTTATCTCACCAACATCAACGGAAATGGGACCACTCAAGAATTTGGCTGGTTCCTTCACGATGATCGTGATTCCGACACCTGTGTTCGGGAGTCATAATGAAATCTATGACGCCCTGAAATGGTACCTCCCCCGAGAGGAAGACAAGATGTACGAACTCCAAGTCGGCGGCAAATTGGTCCGGCCACCACCACTTCAAGAACACCTGAACATCAGCTCCGTAAACGGTGAGTACCGAGCCCGTTTGGGCGTCGGGACAACGGAAAGCGACGGAGTGTGGCTCTGCGACAACGAAACAGGTCTCCGGGTCGCCAGTTGCGGTCAACTAGGGCGTCTGCTCCCAGCACCGCTCTGGTATCCCGATCTTGTTGGAGACATCTTCGCCCCCAAACTGCTTCGCCATCAGAATACGGCGCGGAGCACTTTGGCCAGGGAGTTCACTAAGAAAGGGAACCGTGAGTGGCAAAGGCTTCTCATGTTTCTCATAAGCGAAGTAGTGGCGCCCGCCAAGAAACTCATCGAGAAGGACGTCATCCAGGGGAACGCGGCAAAAACGTTGGATGAATTGGTCGACATGTTCAAAGACCGATTTGGTCCGCCGGAAGAAGTGAGGGATGTTGGTCCTCCCCCTCCTCCGCCCCCCAAAGATCGGCCAGTCAAACCAACCATTCCCACTGTCCCACCCACGAAGGATCTGGCGAAGGACAAGGAAAAAAAGGATAAAGTGCATCGACACGTCTCGATTCGGGTGGGTGAGGAAACCTACCACTTGTATCGAGGCCAAACCCTCTATCGCTATGTGTTTGCGCAGGTCAGCCCGAGCAACAAGTCGGTAATCTACGTCAACGTGCGCGGAGGATATGAGTCTTTGCCGAACACCCAAGCAGAGAGGCGGGAACACTGCCTCATGCAAATACTAACAGCGATCGGCGGAAGCAAATTCCGCTCCGATCCTTATCAAGCAGCCCTCTTCGCCAATGAAGTCCGGGCACAGATCTTACAGAAGAAATAACAAAAAAACCCCGCAACCGACAGATGTTGGTTGCGGGGTACTTTTTTAATCGATTTTTCGGCCGAGGACTCCCTGTGGAAGTCCACCGTGGACAAGCTCAATAGCTTCACGGTAGGCGATAAGTTGGGCAACCTCCCGATCATTTTGGGATGCTCCGACAACCATTTCCCTAATCGTCACCGAAAGTGAGGCGAGTTCGTTCTCGTGGTCTTTTTTTTGCTTTTTCTGCTCATCGCTCGCTATGTCGAACTGGACAATCTGCCCAAGTTTGTCAATCTCATCCACCAAAAACTCTCGTCGATCTTCAAGTTGCTCCTGAATTGAGCTCACTTTAACGCGGACTTCTTCTCGGCGACGCAACTCCACTTCGATCTCCTCGATTGAAACGTTTGTTTTAGGGAGCATGACGGCAAACTCTGCCGCTTGCGCTTCTGCGCCCGCAACCAAGTCTGCCGCGGCCTCGTCAAGTTCCGTTATTGTTTTAAAAACATTATCAACGGCAACGCCGAGTTTGGAAACCGATTCTCCAGAGCGGACTCCCCGAAGAAGAGTGAGTAGAGTATTTGACAGTAAAATTTTTCCGTCCGTATTTGCTTCCCCTGTGTCGAGGTAAAGCTCAAGAGCGCTAACGCAGTGATCCAGAGCGTCAGTTGTTGTGTTCACCACCTGGGCATCAGAAGATGATGCCTCGGTTGTTGTGACCGGAGCGCGTTTGCGTGCTTGGGTTGGTTTTGACAAAGTCCTCATGACCTTCCCTTTCTTTTTCTCTTTGTTGGTTCAAATTTCTAACGTGGATTATATTGAATTTGTAAGAATTGTCAATATCCTTGACAATTCTTCTTTTTTAATTAGTATGCGAACTAGACACATTGAAATTATGGAAACAAAAAGTATTGTCGCCATACGATTCCTCAACTTCGTATCGCGCTACACGGCCATAGACAAAGCCCAACTCGCAACTCTCGGAGGCGAGGGGGTGGAAGCAGCAGTCTGGGCAAAGCACGGTATCCGCGCGGAGAATGGCTGGCTTATCGAACGCAATCGCGGCCGAAAAGCCTCACTTATCAACGGCTCGGCATACCGAACTCACAACCAACTTGGCACTTTCCCTCAAATCCTTGCGGGGTACGGAAAGGAGAGGGTCTTCATAGATGGGTTTCACCTCGATCTCTGCGGTAATTTTTCAAGTGAAACCATCGCGAACTTCGCGCCGGTCTTGCCACTTGTTTTCGCAAGCCCTGCACGATGTCTTGCTGTCACCGTCGCTGACCAGCGCCGAAACACAATTCTTGAGACATGGACTACGGTCAGAAAAGAAGGCGAAGCGCTTTTTGGCAAGACGCAAGTTTCTACTCTCTTAGAGCACTTTTCTCTGGAGCAAAAACAGGTGCCGAAGCCAAAAAATCTGCCGGCGTTCATGCAACCTTCCGATCCGGAAAAGGCGGCGAAACGGGAATTCGGTCTTTTGGTTGAAATCGCCAGATTACTGAAACGGCATCAGAGTATGAGGAGCACTGTCGAACGGTACCTCTACGTCAGCCGCTACGGTGGCAGAGCGTTCCGCATGCGAACCTACTTTTTCCACTTCGAACCAACGGGCAGAAAAACTGACAGTCCAACCAAACTCGCCATGAGTTGGGTCTTAAGCCAACTGTTTTTTGGCCGCGATGGAAAATTTGAAGAGGTACAAATACCTGAAAGCGTTACGGTTGCAAACACTAAACCGACAGCCGAACCACTAACGAAAGAAAAACCTATGCTAGTACCACTACCAGTACCACAACCACAGGAATCCAAGCTCCGCGCAGTCGCGGAAGCCCTCGGCGGAGCCGAGAAAGCCGAATATGATCGGCTCACAAGCGACAGCGCAAGACTACAGAAGTTCCTCCAAGTCTTGAACAGCAACGGGGAGACGGTCATGCCTGTATCCCAAACACCAATCACAACCACTTCCCCGAGCACCCCGGAGAAGAAGAAAAAGAAGTGGCAGGACTTCTCTGAACGCGATCAAATTGTGTGGCTCTTGAACAGCCTAGAGCAACGAGCACAAAACAGTGACGGCCGATGGCAAAAAGCCGATTGGCAGAAATTACTCAAGAAAGACTTCGGGCATTACAATGCATCACTTGGGATCAGCCTTCGTGCGGCGCTGGCTCGCACATCCGGAAAATTCCGGCCAAACTTTGAGGAAAGGATACGCCGAGTAATGGGAGGGGAGGCTCCGACCTACCTCGCTCGACTGTTGTCAATTCTCTAGAGGCCTCCAGTGCACCTAAAGTTTCGCTTGAAAGAGCGAAGCTTTTTTATATTTTTTATTTCCGACTCTTCCCATGGAAATTTTTGTGGATTTCGCGTAGATGCTTGTCGGTGACATGGGTGTAGATTTGGGTAGTGCCGATATTGGCATGACCGAGTAGGGCCTGCACCGAGCGGAGATCGGCGCCATTTGAGAGAAGGTCTGTAGCAAAACAATGCCGAATGACGTGGGGAGTTACCTTTTTAGAAATGCCCGCCTTAATCGCGTAGTGCTTCACAATCCGCTCAACCGAGCGGCTCGTGAGTGGCAGTGATTCGTCGCCTTTATTTTTTTCCAAACCTGTTTTTACAAAAAGCGCGTCGTCTAAATCTGTTCGTTTCGAAAGATACGCCTGTAGAGATTTTTTGGCCTCATCTGACACGAACACCACTCGAACTTTGTCACCCTTGCCTCTAACAGAAAGCTCGGGAGTAGAAAGATCAATATCACGAGTTAGTGCACACAGCTCGGAAACGCGAAGGCCGGTGGAAAAAAGCAAGGAAAGAATCGCCCGATCCCGAAGAGATTTGAGATCAGAACCATTTGGCGCATCGAGAAGGCGCTCAAGTTCGTGTGCCGTTATAAGATCAAGGTGCCGCTCGCCAACTTTGGCAAGTTCAATCCGGTCTGCCGGCAAGCTTGCAATTTCTTGTCTGGCTAAATATTTGAGAAAAGCTCGAAGGGCAATGAGATAGTAATTCTGTGTTTTCTTTTTAAGTGTCTCTCCTGTAGCACGGTTGTTGCCTGTGGATTGACGATTGAGCCACAAACGAAACTCGCGGATAGAATCGTCTGTTATATCTTTCGGATTCTTCAGTTTCGAGAACAAAATGAACCGAGACAGGTAATGGTCATAGTTTTGAACGGTTTTTAGGCTTCGACCCTTCTCAATTTCGATGTATTCGAGAAATGATCGCTTTAATTCTTCAAGTGTCATGCATTCATTGTACCCCATGAGGGTAGGCACAAAAAATTGACAGTCCTGTGTATAAATGATATTTTAGCACAGGAAAAGAGAACATCGAAAATGGAGAAAGGAAGTAACCATGCCAGAACGACAATTATCGTACCAATATGAACGCGGAGCACGAGGAATATTCATCGAGGTATATTTCCCCAAGAAAGTGATATTTCAGGGAAAAATATTCGACACTTTACAGGATGGTCACAACGAGGTAATTGTAAAAACTCGCCTCAAAGCAAATGCTCGCGACCTTTTGAGAGAACTGGCTGAATACCAAAATCTCTTGGATCCATACAGGTACAGCCCGACGAAGGCTCCAAAAGTTCCAGAATCTGCAATAATTAAAGCTCAAAAGCGTATCGGTATGTACAAATCTCCATTCAAAGGATGGTCAATGTACGAAGTTGATGGAGTCTTTTTCAACAGGCGAGGGCGAACGTACGACGAACGAGTGCAGGTCGTCCGTCTCATGTTCCGCTTCAAAAGCCGATACACTCGACAAGCAAAAAGGGATGGTTGGTATGACATCCTCCGCTCAATAATTTTGTTCTCCATGCCTCATCGGGGTCTACTTTCGACTGAAAGAATTTGGGACGAAGCGAGCAAAAAACAATTCATGGCGATGCATCCAAACTGGTCAAGACAAAATAAAAAGTTCGTCGAATACTTTGAATAACGAAATGCAAAATTGAAGACAAACCGAATAGCCACAGACACGTGGATTTTTTCAAACACACACTCAACACCAAAGATTCGAG